>Ga0155750_108_pt1 | contig 17192 bp, 17 predicted proteins | sample RifCSPlowO2_01_FD_107404 | JGI IMG/M metagenome (GOLD analysis project Ga0155750, IMG submission 107404) | Candidatus Amesbacteria bacterium RIFCSPLOWO2_01_FULL_48_25
CGGATCTTATCTCCACAGTCAAAGCCGAAGTTTTAAGCGCCTTTCGGGACAAGTTCCCCAAAAGCCCGGCCGACGCCACGGTTTTAGTCGATTCCACAACCGGTCTAGTGCGCATTTACAGTGGCACCAAAGACGTCACCCCACCCAAATTTGCCGATACAGCGTCCTCGATCGCCCGCCAAGCCGTTATGGCCTATTTATCCCAAGATCCGGTCCGGACAGTCACTTCACCCAAACCCAAAAATATCGGCTCCGTAGGCACTCTCCTGGCCAATTTGTTTTTCTGGGGTTACAACCTCTACTTCCTCTTGTTTAGTCTTGTGACCTCTCTTTATTATCTTTCTTTCGGCTGGGCGAACATCAAATCGACCGGATTTTTCCGCCTTTTCTTATCCGCGGTTCTTCTGGTTACCCCTGGCGTCTCTATCTTTATCGCCCTTAAAAAGCGCCTTTTCCAATTTCCCGCCGAACTCTTGCGGTACTTTTTCCTTCTAGAAGCTCCCGTCGTTATAGCCAGTCTTGTTCCTCTTTTTCTTCTCACCCAAACCACCCCGTTTATGACCTTTCTTGTTTTGGGCTTTTTATCCCTACCGGCTATCTTTTACTTTTACCAATCCCATGTTTATCTTTCTCCCCTGTGGCAAAAACTTCTCCTTTTTGTAGAGCAATTCGCCCTCATGCTCACCGCCTATTTACTCTTTCTCTTCTCCTTCTTTGTTCCCCTCATTCTGGGTGGTATTGCCAGGGAACTTTTTGGCCGACTGGTAATCACTTCTTCTATTTACCCCCCCCAACCTCCAGTTCCTGACATCCCCTCTCTCTTTTGGGGCATTACTATTCTTCTCATAGTTTCCCTCCTCCTTCTCTTGCCTTTTTTAATTCTTTTAGTCCTCTGGCGGGCTTTTCGTTCCACTTACCAATCTCTTCGCCCGCCCCCGACCCTCATGGCCACATATGTCGCCGTTATTCTCACCTTGGCAATTGCCTTTTCCTATCAGCCCAGCCAGGTCAAACTCCTATCATCACTAGCCAAAATCTCCACAGTTTCCACTTTTGCCCAGAAGGAGGCCCTAGCTACCAGCTTAGTTCCCCACAAAGATCGCCTAAAACAGCTCATTATCGACTCTCAATCTTACCGTTATAAATATCTCTTCACCAAAAACGACACATCTCTCCAATCCGGGTATCAGCAAGTCTTTGACCTGGGCAAAATTCCCTCGTCCCTAATTCAAAAAGTTTTCTTGGCCGTTGCTTACCCCTTCGTTTATCAAGGCGAATCCTCATCGTCATACCAACTCGCCCAAAATTACCAGTATCTATTTGGAGTTCCATACTATCAAACCGCCTCTATGCCCACCCCAGTTCCCGCCAAAAACGTCCTTCTTTCTTCCCGCAAAGTTTCTCATACCCCCTCTCCGGACGGTTTTGCCGCCACGATTACTATCGATGAAGAATACGACAACCAGACCTTCACCCAAGCAGAAGTCATTTATGAATTCACCCTCCCCGGTGACTCGGTCATGACCGATCTTAAACTCGGCCCCGACCTGGAATTTCAGGGGATCATCGCTCCCAAGGGCGCCGCTCAAAGGACTTACGAACAGCAACTTCAAGTTCGCCGCGACCCTGCACTGCTTGAAGTCACCGGCCCTCGCCAATACCGCCTGAGGGTATTTCCCATCCCTGCCAAAAATGATTTAGCCACTCTCAAAGGCCGCCGCCAGCGGATAGCCTACACCTACATGGTTTCCGCTACGCCCGACGGCTTCCCTCTTCCCCACATCACCCATCAGACTAATGTTTTTGCTTCCTCCGCTACCCGGTACCTTGGCATTTCCCAAAAAGATAAATTTATTTCGGCCGGTTCCAGATCACCCAGCGAGGAGCTCCGGGCAATCCCGGGAGATAAAATAGCCATTTTTTATGATGTTTCAGCGTCCAGCCCAAATGGCAGTTCTCTCAGTCAACTCCTTTCTTCGGACCGGGAATTTTTTTCCAAAAATACGGTTGATCTGTATAAATACAACGAGCTGGTCAGCGACAAAGTCACCCTCACCCCCGATAATTATAAAAATCAGTCCAGTCCCGTCCGCTTCGGCCAGTCGGGCAAGATTTCCTCTCTCTCCACCGGCGATCGTTACGACCTCATCCTGATTATTCCAGGTTATGTAGACGCTTATGAATCCTTGCCTTTCTCTCCTCCCACCAAAATTTACTTGGTTTACCCCGACAATATCCCGCCCTTTTCCTTGAAATTTACTAGCCAACTCCTTCAAACTGGGGGCAACGTCTCCAACTCCGTGGCCAATGCCCTGTATCAATACGCCCATTCTCCGACACCACCCAGCGTCCCCCCATCTCTTACCCCTCTCACCAGTCCTCTCGCTCCCCTCTTAAACCAGCAACTTTTCCGAGCATATTTGACTTCCGTTCCCACCGAAGTCTCCGGCGATATTACCCAACTGGACAAACTGCACCAATTTGCTATTGCGGCCAATATCGCTACCCCCTATTCGTCATTTATCTCCCTGGTTAACGAGCAACAACTCCAACAGCTCAAAGACCAATCCCAATTTTACAATCGGTTTCAGGACCAGGCGCTGCGGGAAAATATTGCTCCTCAACCCATACCATTAGAGCCTCCCATGCGGACCTTTGACATAACTGCCCCCGGTGGCTCTATGTTTGGTGCTCCCCTCAAAACCCAAAACTTTGAACTGGGAACTCCTTCTCTTATGGCAGACGGCGGTGGATCCTCATTCTTACCCAGTCTCAGCCTTTTCGTCATTGCCAATGCCGTGCTTCTTGCCATCGGCCTCACCATCTATCTCCTCAAACTCCTACGCAAAAAAACCTAAAATTACTTCGTCCCTGTAGGCATCATCCGTAACACTGGATTCAGTTGAATATTTTGGGCTGTCACACTGCCATCTGTGTTCTCGGTTCCAAATACCATTACTCTCTCTCCCGTTTTCAAATCGGCACGCGTCCCTTCGGCGGATTTATTAATAACGGTAGATTCGCTCATGATTACGATTTTGCTACTGCCGTCAACTAGCTTCACGGTAATGCTTTTGTCATCGCTACTGATAATTTCGCCGCTTACCGGCCGGAAACCATTTCCAGGTCCTCGTTGGAATTGTCCCCGGTCAGCCTGAAAAGCCATGCCACCCGCCCGAAGCGGCGTTTTTTTGGACTCCTGGTATTTCATCCCACCGGCAAATCCCAGTCCGCCAGCAACCGCCACAGAGAGAATTAATATGACGACGTTCTTATTCACAAATGAGAGTGTACCTCCCCAATCTGAAAAACAGCTTAACCCTCAATGATTATATCTCATTCATATCTTAAAGCCTCGATTGGTTGCAGTCGGGAGGCTTGGCGGGCGGGATACCAACCGAAGATGATACCAATGACGGCAGAAACACCGATAGCCAGAAGGACAGAAGGGGGAGAAACGACAAAGGGAGTGTTGAGAACCAGAGAGAGGATGTAGGAAATGACGACGCCGACGATCATGCCGACTATCCCCCCTGCCAAGGTGAGAATAACAGCCTCGAGGAGAAACTGGGTGGTAATGAGGCTCTTTTTGGCGCCCAATGCTTTTCGCAGGCCAATCTCGCGGGTTCTCTCGGTCATAGTCACCAGCATGATATTCATAATGCCGATTCCGCCCACCAATAGAGATATAGCCGCAATCCCACCCAGAAGTGTCGTAAACGTGCCGGTGACCTGGGCCGCGGTGTTTAGGATGTCGTTTTGGGAAAAAATAGTAAAGTCCGCCTCACTAGGGTCGGTCAAATGATGGCGGGCCAAAAGAAAATAACCGATGGCATCCTGGGCCTCGGTCATAACCTCCTGGCTTTGGGCCTCGACGGCAATAGTACTCAAATAGTTGGCGCCGAAAAGCAGTTTTTGCGCCGTGGACAATGGCACATAAATAGCATCGTCAGGGTTATTAAAACCGGTACCGCCCTTGGCCACCGACACGCCGATGACTTTGAGGACTTGGTTATTTACCCGAATGCTTTGGCCAAGAGGATCCGAGTTTTCACCAAAGAGATCAGATACCGTCTGGGGACCTAGAACCGCAACCTTGCCCATATTTGTCAGGTCCGAGTCAGAAATAAACACTCCCGAAGAAAGGGTGGTCTTGTGGACAGAGGCATAAGCCGGTATGACCCCCGTAATCTGGGTATTGGTGTTGTTGCCCCCGGCGATCACCTGGAACCTTCTGGAGAATTCGGGAGAGACCAGCTTGACCGTGGGCAGATTGGCCAAGGATAGGGCTTTGGCATCGTCCGTAGTCAGAGTTGTTCCACCACCCATAGCCCCTCGGACAACCCCGGTGTTTTGGCCCGACGGAATAACGGTCAACAAATTAGCCCCCAGTGACTGGATCTGGTTCTCGATGGATTTTTGAGAGCTGGCGCCTAGGGAAATTAAAGCGATAACCGAGCCAATCCCTATAACAATACCCAGTGTGGCCAACATCGTCCGCATTTTGTTGACAGCCAAGGCACTTAGTGATTCCGAAAGAATTTCACGGTAATCCACCCTACCTCCTCTTCTTATCACCTATAATTTTACCGTCTTTGACGGTAATCACCCGTTTGGCGTGGGCGGCAATATCCGGCTCGTGGGTAATCATAATAATAGTGTGGCCGGTGTCGTTTAACTTTTCGAAAATTTTCATAATCTCGTCGGCTTGGGCGGACGCAATGTTGCCAGTGGGCTCGTCGGCCAAAATTATTGCCGGATTGTTAACTAAAGAGCGGGCAATTGCCACCCGCTGCTGCTGGCCGCCGGACAGTTGGGCCGGAGTATAATCCATGCGGTCACCCAACCCCACGGCTATTAGTGCTTTCTTTGCCTTTTCTTGCCTCTCTTGCCTGTCTATTCCCGCATATACCATGGGCAGCATGACGTTTTTGACGGCCGAGGTCCGGGGTAATAAATTAAAAGCCTGGAAAATAAAACCGATTTTTTTGTTTCTAATCTGGGCTAAGGTGTCGTCTGATAATTTGGTCACGCTTTGGCCGTCTAAAACATAATCCCCGGAAGTGGGCGTGTCCAGTGCGCCAAGAATATGCATGAGAGTGGATTTGCCGGAACCGGACGGTCCCATAATCGCCACAAACTCGCCCTTTTTGATTTCAAACGACACGTCCGAGAGAGCTGCCGTTTCCACCGAATCATTTTTGTAAATTTTAGATAGATGGGAAACAGAGATCATATTTACCTAGTCCTAATAAATGTACCACCTCCAACCCCACCTCGGCCAAAGGAACTGAAGGGCGAAGTGGTTTGATTGGTGCGGGTGGTAGATGTGAAGACAGTACCGGTGACGACAATGTCGCCCTCGGATAAGCCCGAGAGAATCTCGGTTTGGGAATCCGATATTAGGCCGGTTTCCACCGTAGTTTCGGCAACCTGGCCGTTTTTCATCACCCGGACCGTGGAATTTTGGATCGAGCCGGAAGGAATAATCAACACGTCGGCTTTGGTTTGAATAATGACCATGCCGGAAGCTGCCATGTTGGGCAAAATTTCCAAAGGGGCGGTATCTAGTTTGATTACCGCCGGATAAGAGGTGACGCCGGAACTTGTAACACCCACGGTGTCGACACTAATAACCGACCCAGTGTACGTTTTGTCCGGCAGAGAGTCGAAAGTGACAGTAGCTTTAAGGCCGGACTTGATTTTGGGAACATCAATCTGGGTCAGGTCAAGCGATACTGTTAGTGGAGCATTTGTTACGACGCTGGCCAACTTGGTGGAGGTGACTATAACCGACCCCAGCACAAAGGACAAACCGGTGACTTTTCCAGTTATCGGCGCCATAACCGTCGGAGAAGATTGCAAATAATTTGACCAGGCGGCAGAAATGGACAGGGTTTGGTTTTTGTAGTCGTTTTCGGAAGCCAGCCAGTCGGAGTGTTGCTGGATATATGTGGGATCATCGGCAGCTAAACTTCTGGCAACTGCATCGTTAATAAATTTCTGGTTCACCGCAAACATCTTACTGTTGAGTGTATTGAGGCTATTTTTGGCCGATAAATACTCCAGATAGGCGGAAGAGACCACCTGCCGGCTAACCTGGTCCGGCTCGATAAGCAAAAGTGCCTGACCGGTTTTAACCGTGTCGCCGTCCTTGACGAAGATTTTTTTGACCACTCCGGAGATTTTGGTAGTTACCGGGGCAGAATTGGCGGCCACTACTTGGCCAGAGGCGGAGACAGAAATGACCAAAGTACCCTTTTCCACAACGGCAGTTTGATACTGGACCTGGTTTGTCTTGGAAGCCCGGTATCGATAATAGCCGATCCCGGCTGCAGCCAAAATCGCAAGCGTTATCGCTATTTTCTTCTTCACCAGTGGCAGATTATATCCTAATACTGAATAGAAGCTGAGTGGTTAGTGTTTCACTGGCAGGCGGACGGTGAAGGTCGAGCCACGTCCCACCTGGCTTTTTACCCCAATTGTCCCTCCGTGCTTGGCCACAATTTCCGAAGCAATCGCCAGCCCCAATCCATAACCATGCGCTTCGGATTTAGTCCGGGATTTGTCTCCCCTATAAAATCTCTCAAACACATGTCCCAAGTCACGCTGGGCAATCCCCACTCCCCGGTCGCGCACTTCCCATACGCCCTGCCCGTTTGTCTTATACGCCCTTACTGTGACTTCACTTTTTGCTAGGCTGTACTTTATTGCATTATCCAAAAGTATTACTAACAGCTCCACTAGGCCACTTTTATCTGCCTCTAACTTAATGTTTTTAATGTCACTACTAATTTTTATTTCTTTAGCCGCTGCAATTCCAGCCACCTTTTTCACCGCTTCCCCGACCACCATTGCGGCCTCAATCTGTTCCAAAGGTACAGCGTCAGTCGCCCCCTGTAATCGTGACAGCTTAATCAAATTATCAGACAGATCTTGTAGCCGGTTAATTTCCTCGAGGTTGCTCGCCATTAGCCTTCTAGCATCAGTTAGATCCAGTTTTTTATCCCGCAGAGCCACCTCGGTCTCAGATTTGAGTGAGGTCAGGGGAGTCCGCAGTTCGTGGGATGCGTCGGCCACAAACCGCCGCTCTCGTTCCACCATGTCTTCCAATGGCGCCAGAGTCTGTCCCGCCAGGACATACCCGGCAATTCCCGCTAAAGCCGAAATGCCCGCAGTTATTATTCCCAATACCACAACCAGTCTGTACCTGGCATGATTCACGATTTCCAAGTCCGGCTCCGGTCCCAGCCAACCCCATTCTTGAAGGCGCACTCTTTGCAGCCGTTCAAACCGGACCAACTCCCGGTTCACGCCCACATATATCACATAGCTAAAAAGAACACTCACCAGGCAGGAAATTAGCATGTACCACAGCGTCAGTTTGATTCTAGTCGACTTAAACATTATTTCTTCTCCCCCAACCTATACCCAAACCCCCGCACCGTCTGGATCAATTCAGGTTTGTCAGGGGTAGGTCTGTCAATCTTGTTCCTCAAGTATCCCATGTATACCTCAACCGTATTGGGCAAGACGTCGGCTTCATAGTCCCATACATGGCCTATTATCTGTCCCTTGGTCAATATCTGCCCCGGGTGGCGCATCAGATAGCCCAAAAGAGCGTATTCCCGAGCGGATAATTCAATTCTTTTCCCCGCCCGTCGCACCTCAAAATGAGCCGTATCCATAGTCAAATCACTCACAACTAGGGTCGTCCCCAGGCTTTGTTTTGGCCGGCGGGCGATAGCTCTCACCCGGGCCAAAAGTTCCTCAAAAGCAAACGGTTTGGTCATGTAGTCATCCGCCCCGGCATCCAAGCCTTCGACTTTATCGGTAATCTGACCCCTGGCAGTCAACATCAAAATCGGCGTGTGAATTTTCTGACCCCGCAGTTTTTTAGCTATCTCCATCCCACTCATTCCCGGCAGCATCAGATCCAAAATAACCAGATCGTAATCCTCGCTAGAGGCCAGATCCCAGCCCGTTTCACCTGTATAAGCCACATCCACAGCAAACGTCTCCTGCTCCAGCCCGCGTTTTATGGAATTGGCAATTTTATGCTCATCTTCGATAACGAGTATTCTCACTAGATCCAATTATATTCCTGGCCTCCTAAGAAATTGCTGAAAAAAAGTCGCATTGACAACCCCCTCCTCATGCCCTAAATTAAATAACTCATGGGCGATCACAGATCCATACTTTAAGCAAAATTTCAGGAAAGTGTGTTAAATCATAAATGAGGAATCTTTCAATAGCGCTTTTATTAGCACTGATTTTGGCACTAGTAATCGGTTTTTTTGGGACTTGGATCACGAAATCAGATTCCCAACCGCTCCAAGTAGCCATCCTGCCATCGCCAGCTCCGGTAAGCAATCCCTATCTCATTACAAGCATGAAGGCCAGGCAATACTCGAGTGAGATCAAGATCGAAAATAAAGTCAGACAAACAAGCAGTTTCACTTCTTACAAAGTTTCATACACTTCCGACGGTCTCAAACAATTTGCTCTTATGAATGTGCCCATCGGCAATCCCCCGGCAAGCGGTTGGCCGGTAGTCATTGTCAACCATGGCTTTATCGATCCGGAAATTTATTCCACCGAAAATTCTTACGTCAACACCAGCGCCTACTACGCGGGCGTCGGCTTTTTAGTTCTAAAGCCGGATTATCGTGGACATGATAATTCCGAAGGAGGCGCCGAAGGTTTGGTTTCCCGTATCAATTACGCCGTGGACGTTCTAAATCTCATCGCTGCCATCGCCAAACTGGACACTGCTGACCCGGGAAAAGTCTTTTTGTACGGCCATTCCATGGGTGGGGACGTGGCTCTGCGGGTCATGGAAGTCTGCGGCACTTGTGTCCGGGCGGCCTCGCTTTGGGCCCCGGCCGTGGCTGATTGGCCGGAATCTTTCCTGTATTTTTCCCGTAAAAATCAAAATCCACCTGATCCTAAAAAAGCCGAAAGGCACGCCAGAAGACTTAAAGAATTGCAGGAACTCTTTATCGAAGATCAATATAGCCAGGTATCAACATTTGCCAATGTCAATTTGGTTAAAGTCCCGGTCATCATCCACCATGCCACTGCCGATCAGTCTGTTCCCTATGAATGGGGACAAAATTTATCCGCCAAATTCGAAGAAAATAACATTGACTACCAATTTTACTCATACCAGGGTGACAATCACGATATTGCAGCCAATTGGTCCACCGCTCTAAACCGCGACATCGACCTCTTCATCAAACCGTAACCATTGGATGTAATCGCAGCCAGTGGCCTGCTTTCTCTCGCGGTCCCAACCGGAAGTGGAACACTTTATCATCCGCTTGCCATTGGCGGTGGTGTACAAAACCAGCTTATTTCCGCACTTGGGGCAGTCATTATCCAGAGGTTCGGTTGTCCCGTTGATCCATTCGATGTAGTCGCAGCCGGTGGCCTTTTTCTCTTTGGCGTCCCAACCGCCAGTTGAGCATTTTTTCATTTTTTTGCCAGACCGAGTAAAGGCCAAAGCCAACTGGTTACCGCACTTGGGACATTTTTCATCCAGAGTTTTCGGCTCGATGGGCAGCCACTTGACATGGGTGCAGTTAGTACAGCGCCGGAGTTTTTTGCCGCCAGCAGTCTCGACCACCTCACCTAAGTCACTTCCACACTTGGGACATTTATTCTCTTCCACACCAGTATTGTATGGTCTACCCCATCCAATCCACAAGACACCAAAACCTATTAGAAAATATTAGCGCTTGAGAGATAAGCAATTACACCTTCAGCAATTCCCTTGGCAGCCAGATCAGGACGCGCGACAATTATGGCTCGGTCCGCGGGGTTCGTGAGAAATCCGGTCTCCAGAATAATTGAGGCGGTCATCGGATGCACCGCATGGTCATATCTCCACCAGGCGAAAGCATAGTAGCCTCGCATATTACGAGAGACATTGGGATCTTTGGGAAGATTGGTGGCCGTCTGATACGCCTCTTCGACCAATGATAATAACTTATTCGCATTTCCCGCCATGTCCCGTCTGGGAGCAGCAGCTTTAAACCCAGATACGGCGGAGTTTGTGTTCCCGTCCGCATGGATGGACACAAAAACATCCGCCCAATACCCCAGCGGAACCGTAGCCGGAAGCAATTCGACCCCGACGCCCTTTTCTTCCAAGATACTGGCAGTCTGGCGGGCTATGGCATAAGCCACTTCCCACTCCGCCTTACCACCACCAAAGGAGCCGGTATTGCCCCTCAATCTTTCCAGTTCTTCCGGTACCTCATCGTTTTTCCAGTGGCCGACCTGGAGAGCCACTTTGGCCGGGCCTTCAGGGCGTTTCCAATCGCGTAAATAGGCGTATCGATCCAATTGCCAGTCATCGGGCGGGTTATCGTCAACCAGATACGGCGGCGCACCGCTAATATCGGTCTTGTGAATTACGGTTTTCCAAACAAAAAACCCGCCGATGAGAAGAATGATAAAACCAGGCAGTATCAACTTCATGTAACGACAGACTGTAGTAAAGAATTCTAAAAAACCAGCTGAATACCATATCACCCCTCATAAAACCACACTTAGTTATCACCCTCAAGTCGCCGCGATTCTTCTTGGGCCCGTTTTTGAAATTCAATTCTCCTTTTGAATTTCTCTGCCTCCAAAGTTAATCCCCTCTCTAACATTTCATCCCTGGCCACGGTGAATATCTCCAGCAATGCCTCATGACTAACATATTCTGGTGGGTCTTCAGCGCACGTTGGGCTTGTACAACGGTATCCGGGTGTTTGGAGTACCCGCACAACAACATCCCCTTCAAACTGATACGGAACGAATGCTTTTACCGTAGGTTTCCCACATACCACACACTCAATACCGCCGGGAATGTCTTCGAGAGTGGTCCTTAACCTACCTATAGTAATAGTGATAGTCTCAATCGGAGCCATACCTGTCTAATAACTATACATAATCTATAAAGATTTTTATATATCACGAAGGCTAATCGTAATACTACTCCCAGCTCGGATTTTCGCCCCAAAATCTCACTCCTGACCATTTTCTAAGTGCCTCCTTGAATTAACACCTCCTTTTTTGCGCGCGTCCATCTTTTCAGTTGGATTTCTCTTCGCATAGCCTCAGTTCTAGTAAGATATATCTCCTGAAAAACCAACGTAAAAAAATAGAAATATTTGATGTATTTTGCCGATTTGGATGATTTTTCCCTATGCTCTCTCAATCGTTTTCCCAGATTATTTGTCTGGCCGATGTAGAGGGTGTTAGCGGAGGTGCGGAGGATGTATACAAAGTAGGGCATTAATTACTCTCACTTCCAAGTCACTTAACGTACATAAAAGAAGTCGGATAGATCGTTTGTTTTTTCATCTACCGCCAGGCCCAAGAGAGGAGACAGATGAAATATCTCCTGTATAGTCTTGACTAACGATGCGTGGGTATACAACGTGGAGTTGGTATAACCCGGTTTTACAAATGGCGACAAAATAATCATGCCGATAGGATCATTTTCATTGATATCCCCACTGCCTTCGTCCCAGGTAATAAATATAGCTGTATCCGTTTTATAAATTGCCGAGTCGGTGATCATCTGCACGATTTTAGCTAACCAATTATCCGCTTGATTTATAGATCCATCGTGCATATTGTTCAACATATTCGGGGAGATGAAGGTATAGTCGGCAATGTTTCCGATAGATAAATCGCTTTGTAATTCACCAAGAGGTCTGATGTGAGTTTGACAATAGGTATTATTATTCGACGGAGGGTTGCCGGATACATCTTGAAAAAAAACAAAGGGGTTATGTTTAGGAGAATAATTTTCAATTTTTTGGATTGGACAATCGTTTCCGGAAATATCTTCCTGGTATGATTTCCAAGATAAATTATTGTTGTCGAGTAAATAAGTCAAATGATCATGTGAGGCAGTGGAGTTGGCCGCACTTGGCAGATCGTTATTGATAAAAGTATGATCGGCAAAAGCAATTTTCCCAGCCACTGCCATGATGTAATTGGGTTCACTGGGATGCAAAGCCCCCAAGTCCGTGGAGATATTGTGGTAGTTCTGCGCAAACGCGCCCTCGACCAACAAGGTCTTGTTGATAAACGGGGCCTCAAGATTATTGTAGATTTCTTTCCAATTGCGGTTTTCCTCAAAAATTACGAATACATGTTTTACTTGGGATAAAGCGGGCAGGTTTGGTGTATTTTTTGTTGCCAGCTCGTACTTGGCATCCTGCCGATTTACGAATATCGCCAACCCAACTATCACCGCCAGGATTACTAGAATATGTTTTGGTACTAATTTCATAAGGACTTAATGAGCTCTGTTATTTCTGAAAATGTTTCCTGTTTGATTACCCTCATATGCTTGCTTTAACTTGGCAATATCAAACTTTTTCATTTTAAGAAACGCCTCGGTTACCCGCGGCCGCTTTGGCCTGCCGGATTGCACTTTCGATCCCGTCTGTTACGAAACTAAAAGTTAACTTGTCAGTTTCTTTCGGATGCCTTTTCGGAAATTTATCTGTAAAAAAGAATATCGGAACTTGGAACTCGTAACTACCTGCGTACCAGTCCGGATCTTCTGCCATTGCAAATTCCTCCATGCCATTACGACTTCGCCAGTAGTGAGCATAGCTTCCCGCATGATCTCGGTATTTTGCAGTATGTCGAGATCTGGATACAGTGCCCCCACGCTACCATTACGATCTTCGGCAAAGCCATCCAGCGATGTTGTTACTCCTAAGATTACTCTTCCCATATTTTTATTTTACCAAATCTTCCATTGGAACACCCTACGCTTTGGCAGTAAGTTAGAATTATTTCTAAACTTTTGCGCAAGCAATTTAATGGCACTAATCACAACAAACTAAAGTCCGAACCGAAAATGCTGAGCGGGCCGGTTTAGGATTCTTCCGGCATTATATTCCTTCAAAATAATTTTTAAAGTTTCTTCAATAATTCCAAGTCTCCTGATATCAAAGCTTCCTTTTTAATTCTGGTCCAGCCCTTTAACTGCCATTCTCTTTTCATTGCTTTCGATCTGGTTTCAAATGTTTCTTGATATACCAAATTAAACGAATCAAAGTAGCGGACATATCTTGCCGACTTACGGGTTTTTTCCCTATGTTCTCTCAATCGTTTTCCCAAATCATTTGTCTGCCCAATATATAAAGTATTAGAAGAAGTCCGGAGAATATAAACGTAATACATATTCCTTCGTCGCTGTTATAGCTGTGAGCGAGCGCAGCGAGTCGAATCAGCTGGCTCTGGTTGAGTATGTCGCGACTTACTTCAAGGAACAAATTATAGCAAATCTTGCTTACACTACCCAACCTGCTCCCGCTTTATCAATTGCCTAAGAATACTCCATAAACTATAATTCAAAGGGTAAAATGATATGACGGACAATCAAAAGTGGCTTTCAAGAAAGTTTCTTTTATATAAACTACTAACTAATTTATGGTTTTTGGGTGCGGTTTGGCTTTACTTTTATAGAATTTATATAACTGATGCACAAGTAGGAATTCTTGACGGTGTTGCATTTGCTATCGGTTTAATTGCAGAGGTACCGTCTGGTGTTTTAGCAGATAAATTTGGCAGGGATAAGATGGTAAGACTCGGACAATTTCTTGCTGGCAGCGGTCTAATCATACAGGCCTTTGGGCATGGCTTGGCACAATTTATGCTTGGACAAGCAACTATGATGATTGGTGTATCGTTTGTATCCGGTGCAGACGAAGCGCTATTTTTTGACCAAATTAAATTCAAACAAACTTCACCAGAATGGAGGAAATTATTAACGAGAGGCTCACAAATTGCGCTCATAGGTACAACATCAGCTACTATCTTTGGCGGTTGGCTTCACAACATTGACCCGAGAATTCCGTGGGTTCTCACAGGACTTTCCCTAATAGGCTCTGTTATTTTAATCTGGCCAATTAAGGATACGAGGGTGAAGAAAGACAAACATAAAGCCATTTCAGAATTAGCTGAACATTTGGCCAGTATTAAAGCAGGTTTCGCAGAATTTTTTAGTAACAAGATATCTTTATATGTTCCGATAATTATTACAGTTCAAGGGTTATTTTATGCTGCTGGGTGGGGACTTCTTCGTTTGGTGCTGATGGATAGGTTTCATTTCAGTCCATTTATTGGTTCAGTAGTTATTGCCTCAAGCAGTCTTATTACTGTTGCAATCTTGGGTTACATGCACAAACACGCAGAAAGTCTGAGTGAGAAACAGGTGCTAACTCTAATATCAGTTTTAGCAGCAAGTAGTTTGTTACTCTCAATTGCAAATATCGGTTGGTGGGGTTATTTTGTTATTCTTGCTTTATATGTTGGAGAGCATGTTCTCGTTCCGTTTATGAGTGAAGTGTTAAACTATCGGACAGATGAAAGCCAGCGAGCTACTGTTCTTTCTGTTGCTTCATTTTTAAGGACACTTCCTTATGTTGCATTAGCTCCAATAATAGGTTCGCTAAATACACAAAACAAACTTGAGTATTTTCTCATTATTTGGGCGCTATTTATTGTTATTGCGTTAGTTTTATATCTCGGTCTTAATAAGAAGAGAGATGTGAAGGTAAGTCTTGCAAAAGATAAATTAGAACCAGAGGAACGAGTGCCAGAATTTAATCAATAATTACTTTAATTCCACAATTTACTCTCATCTTTGAATACAGGGAAATAGGAATCTCCACTTTGTCGTTTTGCCGCTCTCTCATATGCAAAGTTCAGAATATCCAATATACATTTGGAGGTTAAATACTCTGAGGTCAACTTTCCATATAACCAAGTATCCATAGACATGCTAAATGGTCCTTTCCTTACAGTAAATAACCCAATATCAGATAAAGTATCTTCTGTGTATAGAGGGTTATTTAGCGAAAAAATGTCGCTATGAGTTATATCGTATTTTTTAATCTGCCTGTCTAAGGCTGCTTCATCTACATCTTCAATTTCCCAGCCATTTTGAATTAAGAATTCTTTTAGTTTACTTATACTCAACATACTTTTAACTAAATAATTTCCTGACATTAGGTTTATACAATTCTCATTCGTGAACGGAAAAATGGAATAAGGTACGAACATTCTCATAAAATTACCCCTCTCGTCAGAATAGAAAGAGTCCCAATTGCTATGGACAATATCAGCCCGAATTCTTGAGCTTTTAGCTTTTATTGCCTCAATGTCAAAACCTTTATGCGATTTAATCTCCTGAAAGTTAGTAACTTCTATGGTAAGGAATGATTCAACTTGCTCATGTACAATAATTTCTTTTTTTGACCTTTTAATTAGCCTTTCAACTTTTGCGAGGTTGGTTTGAAGTGGAAGATCAATAACACTTTTACCAATAATTTGATTACCAACTTTTGCCTCAGCGCTTAATGCAATTCTTTGAAGTTCCAGAAGTCTTACAGCTTGTCTGCTGATTTTACCCTTGACCTTTCGTAAAGTGAACATGTTCTTGACCTCTTTACCATATTCTTTTAGTTCGTGAATAAAAGGAACACCATCTTTAATATCCGTCAAATCACCAATCCTGAGAAATCTTGTTAAGTCGTTAATAATTACTGTACTTCCCAGCCTCTCTGATATGTTGTAAGCCACAATATACATTCCCCTGAAATCTTTGCTTTTGTAGTCAATGGCTACATACCCAAAACCTCTTGCAGCTGAAAGTAGAAACATTTGGTTGTAATTAAGGTTTCTCCATGCAATTCCATCACATATGGTTTTGGAAATTCTAATCAATTGTTCGTGAATAAAGATATGATTCTCAATACCTTTCAATTCTCTCTCTTCTTTATCTGTGAGATTGGGTTTGTCATGATACTTTTTTGCAAGCTCCCGACCCTCTTTTAATTTCTCCCAAAGTTGGGTTTCAGTCTTTGCAATTCCATACTGAGTTACTAAAAGTTTCTTGCCATTTGTCCTATACCTTTTATCTCTTGTCAACCTCAACACACCTTGAAAGTACTTAACCCACTTTTGGTAGTACGAGCTTGCTAATATCTGACTAATCTTGGAGGATTTCTCCTTACCGAGCATGTACATATTTTTATTTATTTTAATTCTGACAATTTAATGGCGCTCCATCACAGGCTATTCCATCATCGTCAGCATCTCTTTGAGAGCAACCGCAAGTATTTAGTTGATATTGTGCTTCTGCACAGGAGCTAATTTGCGTACAGGGTTTTGAGCAATTACACCACACCATTTTGAAGCACCTATTTTGAAAGAAGTATTTGAATTAGCCTCTACTGGCATTTACTCCTTGGGATATTTGATAAAGTATGCAGAGAGAAAAGGATTAAAAACCAAAACAGGTAAACATTTAGGTAAAAGTCATTTGTATAATGTTCTTACATCACCTACTTATTATGGTCAATTTTACCAAGATGGTATCCTATACCAAGGAAATTACGAGCCAATAATTGATAAGACTTTGTGGGATATGATACAGAAAGCATTAAAAAATCGTTCAAAACCAAAAGTTAATAGCTGGGACACCGATTGGAATGGACTTGCTTATTGCGGAGTCTGTGGTTGTGCAATTACGATCTCCAATAAAGTTAAGCACTTCAAACGAACAGACAGAACTGTTACATATTCTTATGCTCATTGTACCCACAGGAGAGGAGATTGCGTCCAACCTCCAATTCCTGTTAAAGCGTTTGGGCAAATGGTACTTGAAGCAGTATCCAAGATAACCATTGATAAAGAGGCTTGGACTTTGGGTGTCCAACTCCTTAAAGAGAAACACAAGCATGAAACGAATACAAATCTTAATCAACTCAAGAATTATGAAACCGAATACCACACTTATCAGGCGAAGTTAAATAAGTTAGTAGACATGAGAGCTAATGAAGAATTAACCAAAGATGAGTTTATGGTCCAGAAGAATGATGTTCTCAAAGAAATAGCAGGAGTAGAAGCCAGAATTAACGATACAAAACTATCAGCTCGCAGTTGGTTGGAATTAACCGAGGAGTATCTGAACAATGCTTTCAACGCCAAAGATATAATGCAAGATGGTACTGCCGAGGAAAAAAGAAAGCTGATTTTGTCGGTTGGTGAGAACTTAATCCTAAAAGATAAAACTATGCAATTTAGCTTCAAACAGCCCTATGATGTACTACTTCTGCCGAAGTATCGTACCAATGTGCTGGGGGACTAGGATTCGAACCTAGATT
>Ga0155750_109_pt4 | contig 5606 bp, 4 predicted proteins | sample RifCSPlowO2_01_FD_107404 | JGI IMG/M metagenome (GOLD analysis project Ga0155750, IMG submission 107404) | Candidatus Amesbacteria bacterium RIFCSPLOWO2_01_FULL_48_25
TCCTTTCTATTCCCCACTTACACCTATGGCCAGCCATACCGCCTCCGTCGCCTCCCCTACCGCTTCTGCCGCGTCTTCCGTCCCCACTCCCGCCATTTCCAATATCTTAGCCGGAGCTATAACCGATCCCTCAGGCAATACCCTAGATGGCGTCATCGTCGAAATTACGGACAGCTCAACCGGCATTCCCGTCCGGGCCCTGCGCACCAACCGCCTGGGCCAATTCCAAATTGCCACCCCGCTTTTAAATGGATCCTACACCATCCAAGCCGAAAAAGAGGGCCTTACTTTTGCCCCTGTCACCATCAGTGCTACCGGTAAAATCATCCAACCTATCCTGATCAAGTCAAACGCATGAAAAAATCCCAAATCCCCATCAAATCCACCACCCAGGATCTTATCGATGTGGAGGACGTCGCCGCCGATCTGGTCTTACTCAAAGATGGCTCCGCCTGCGTCGTTCTGGAAGTCTCTGCCACCAACTTCGGCCTGTTATCCGAAAAAGAACAGGACGCCATCATTTTTGCATACGCCCAGCTGTTAAATTCCCTGACCTTTGCCATTCAGATAGTTATCGTCTCCAAGCAAAAGGATATCACCGACTATCTCAAACTTGTGGACTCCAAAATGGAAAAAATCACCACTCCTCTACTGAAAAATCAGATGGCCAAGTACCGCGACTTCGTCAGTTCCGTCGTCCGCCAAGGCAACGTCCTGGACAAAAAATTCTACACTATCATCCCTTTTAGCTCCCTGGAGCTGGGAGCCTCAACGAGCATCATGTCTCTGGGCCGCAAAAACCAGGCCCCAGCTATCCCCAGGGATGTCCTTCTGGAACGGGCTGTCACCAACCTCGCACCCAAACGCGACCACATGATCCGCCTTTTTGCCAGAGTCGGCCTTAGAGCCCGCCAACTCACTTCACCAGAACTGTTGCAATTATTTTTCGATCTCTACAATCGGGACCAGCACGGCACTCACGTCCTACTCCCCGAACCCAATCCCTAACCACTAATAAATTATGACCTTGCCATTTTTAAAAAAGAAATCAACCAAAGAGGAATTATCCTCTCCAACTCCGGGCCAGAAAGATCTTGCCCAAACCCTCCCCGCCAAAGACATCATCGCCCCGGAGCAAATATCCGTCGAATTCGGTCATATCCAAATCGGCAAAAGTTTATACAGAAGTTATTTCGTCGCCAATTATCCCCGCTTCGTCACCGCCAACTGGCTCTCCCCCCTCATAAATTTCGACCATTCCTTGCGCGTCTCCATGTTTATCTACCCCGTAGACAGCAAATCAATTCTCTCCGACCTGCGCCGCAAAATCGCCGAAATGGAAGCCGAGATGAGTACCGACATCCAAAGGGGTCGCATCGTCAATCCCTCTACCCAAGCCAAGTTGGAGGATGCCCTGTCCCTCCAGGACCAACTGGTCAAAGGTATCGAACGCTACTACCAATTCGGCCTGTATGTCACCGTCCCGGCCGACGAATACGGCGAACTCAACCAGGTAAGCAAAGAGGTCTCCTCCACCCTGGGTTCTCTTTTGATCTCCGCCATCCCTTCTACCCTCGAACAAACCCAGGGATTCCAATCCACGCTGCCGGTATGTATCGATCACATGTTAGTCACCAGAAACATGGATACCACGTCTCTAGCCACAACTTTTCCCTTCACCTCATCGGAGTTAACCAGTAACGAAGGCATCATGTATGGCCTCAATGAGCACAACGGAAGTCTAGTTATTTTCGACCGCTTTTCCATGGAGAACGCGAACTCAGTGGTCTTTGCAAAAGCGGGGGCGGGAAAGTCGTACTTGGTCAAGCTCGAAGCTCTCCGCTCCCTCATGTTTGGCACCGAAGTTATCATTATCGATCCTGAAAACGAATACAAAGCTTTGAGTGACGCCGTGGGTGGCGAATATATCAATTTCTCTTTCAATTCCACCAACCGCATCAACCCATTCGATCTTTCCTCACTCACCCAATATTCCGATGAAAACGAACTCAATCTCAAAATTTTATCCCTTCATTCGTTATTCAAAGTTATCATGGGCAATCTTACCCCCTCCGAAGAAGCCATCTTAGACCGGGCCCTCGTTCTCACCTACAAAATGAAAGGCATTACTTTAGACCCCGAAACCCAGAAAAAAACCCCGCCTCTCATGGAAGACCTCTATAAATCTCTCTTGGGTATGGAAGATCGCGAGTCCCGCTCCCTCTCCGACCGCCTGGAAAAATTCGTCAAGGGTAGCTTTGCTGGTATTATCGACCAGCCATCAAACGTCAATCTCAAAAATCCCTTTACCGTCTTTTCGGTCCGCGACCTGGAAGACGCCTTAAAACCCATCGCCATTTTCATCATTCTCGACTATATCTGGACCCGGATGCGCCGCGACCTCAAAAAACGCCTTCTAATTGTGGACGAGGCATGGTACCTAATGCGCTCTCCGGACTCCGCCGCCTTTTTGTACGGCATCGCCAAACGCTGCCGCAAATATTTCTTAGGGTTAACTACAGTTACCCAGGACGTCGAGGATTTCTTAGGCACCGATTACGGCAAAGCCATCGTCACCAATTCCTCCATTCAAATTCTTATGAAACAATCCCCCGCAGCCATCGACCGGGTAGCCCAGGTCTTTTATCTTTCTGAAGGGGAAAAGCATTTACTCCTAGCCGCCGATATCGGCGAAGGCCTGTTTTTCGCCGGCAACAATCATGTGGCCATCCGCTGCGTCGCTTCCCCCGAGGAGCATCAATTAATTACCACCCGCCCCCAGGATATTCTCAAACAAAGAACTGCCGCGGCCGCAGCTACTGTCACCCCCGCCCCGCCAAAAATTAATATCCCCGTCGTTCCCAACACCTTCGACCCCAGCACTCCTCCCCCGTCACTGCGCCTGGTGCCTACCCCAACGCCACCTACCCTCGCTGATCAAATATGAATACGTCTGCCAAAAGCCAACTCCAGGATCTGGTTTTGAACCTCAGAGGTCCATCCGATCCCCTCTACAAAGAGTTGTTGACGGTCGCCCAAAATTATTTTCCCCCAGACGAGTGGCAAAAAATTAATTCTGTTGACCCGGAGGATAAAGATTTACCCCCAACCCAACAGGCTCTTCTCATTCCCGCCAAAATAGTGGCCTCCATTCTCTCCCAAATTACACCCAGCCAAACCAGTAGCCTTAAAGAAATCATCGAAAAATACAAACGCCACAAACACCAAACTCACGTTTCCCCTCCACATCCTTCCTCCCCCATTTCCAAAGCATCATCCTCATTGACTCTCGGCCTAAAATCCGCCTCCCGTCTCTCTTCTCTAACCACTCTCAAAACCCCCTATTCTAAATACATGCCCAAAATAATCCTTACTCCAAAAGTCTAATCTAGTATGGCCGATGCCACTTTCGATATCAATCTCCAGCTCGCCTCCACCGCGGATCTAAACGCCTTTGTAAACAAGCTCCAAAACAGCGTCCTTAACATCTGCTCTGACACCTCCATCACCTCCGTCTCCGAATTCCAAAATAGAACTAGGGAAGTTTGGGAATGGGCCGGAAAAAATTTCACTTCAGATGAGCTCAAAGTCGTTAATGAATTAGACACAGCCGATCGCGAACTTCCAGACCTTCAACAAGCCCGCATCCGCCTCTCCCAGCTTCTAGTCGCCGTCCTATACAAAGCCAGCCAGAAAGAACCCGTAGCCTCAAGAGAAGAGTTAGTTAAAAAATACGACGCTGAACTCGCTAGACGCGAGAAAGACCAACCGGTTCTCAAAGACATCGACCACACCAAAGCCAAAATGGAGGCCCGCTTTATAGTCCGCGCTCTCTCTGCCGGTTCCGCCGCCGCCGCAGCCGCCGTCGCCTCCGACCACACTCTCACCGTCTTCCAAACCCGCGATATAGCCACAGCTACCGCCAAGGCTTTAGATGATACACCCTTCATTACCGTCAGCGAACTGGCCGATAAACTTTCTTCCCGGCTTGCCATCAAAAAAGACATGCTCACCGTCTCCTCCCAAGCCGCCAAAACCGCTTCCACCACAGAACACACGACGACTCCCGAGTATTTAATATCTGCTTACTCCCAAGACAAAATCGAAGAAGTATTTACTTCTCACCTGGGCATCGCCCCCAGCCAGGCCAAGGTCCTCGCCGGCCAGCTCAAAGAAAACATGCGCGGCCTGGCCGCCAGCTACTCTGGCCCAGTTGCCCAAGCAGTTGAGCTTTTAAAAGCCCAGGGCGTAAATATTCACGACATCAATATTGATCAGACTCTTACGGATATCAACACCGCTCTTCGTCTAGGCAACACCGCCATTGCTCTAGATCATGTCAAAGATTTAGTTGCCCAAGTAGAAACTTTCACCCATCAATCTGCCCCAGCCGATTTTAAACACGCTCTTACAGCCGCCATCGTCCCCATCCAACATCCAATCCTATCAACTGCAAATTTGGCCGATGTAGTGCGCTTTTCCCGCGATCGATCACTTATAGACGAGGTAGTTTCCGAAAGGGTTCTTACGGTCATCAAGACTTCTGCCAGTGTGTCAGATGATACCGCCAGAGAACTCACTTCCGGTCTTATTTCTGCCGCCAGATCGGCAGAAAACAACGACGCCGCCCTTACTGCCGTCCAAACCAATGTCGCCAACTTCTCTCCCACCCTCCCTCCTCCATCTCCATATCACCAAGCTGCACAAAATATTCAATCCTATACTCAATCACAACTCGGTCTAGATCCCGATCAAGCAGCGAAAGCCACCCACGAAATTATCGGTAATTTAGCCATAAATCCCGACCAGGCTCCCCAGACACCCCTGGCCACTTTTGCCCGCCAACAACTCCCTCCTTCTATCAGTCTTCCGCCGTCAGTCCAGGCGGCATTATCTGTTTCGGACGAAGACGGTAAATTCGAGTTAGCCGGATCGCTCCTCGCAGAGCCAATAACCCCCATGTCGTTCGAAAGGGCTGGTCCCCGAGCCACCGCTGCCCAAGCCGCCTATGCCACGGCTTTAGCCATAGAAACAATCACCCCACCCGCAATTCCCGCTGCAATCGTCGTTCCTCAACCCGTCTCCGAACACGCAACTCAAATTCTCCGGCTGGCAGTTCTAGAAAAGCCGGAGCCGGGTGTCATCGAGTATCTCAAAAGCGAAGTCGGGTTCTCCGCCAACCAAGCCCAAGAACAAGCCCCGATCATCCTAGCTATAGCCCGCCAAAAAATAGACCCTGATTTAGCCGGTCGCATAATCGACCAGGCATTTATCCGCCCTATAGCAATTTATACTCCCGCTGTACCCATCGACTCTCCCGCTCCCGAGATTCTAAAAATAGCCGCTCTCGAGACCCAGCCCGAAGCCAAGATTCAAGCCGTCGCTCGGCACCTGGAAGACACCCGTGGCCTGACCAAATCAGCCGCCCGCACTCAGGCCGAAGCCATGGTCCCCCTCATTACCACACTCCCCGCCGATCAAGCCGTGGCCGTTCTGCACACTACTTACTTCGTCGCTCCTCCCCCGGCTCCTCCCGCCATCGCCCAAGTCATGGCCGCCTACCAAGACGCCAAGCCTACCGAGAAGGTCTCTGCCGTCGCTGAAGC